>Ga0156468_109_pt2 | contig 44680 bp, 53 predicted proteins | sample RifOxyB1_FD_110615 | JGI IMG/M metagenome (GOLD analysis project Ga0156468, IMG submission 110615) | Candidatus Staskawiczbacteria bacterium RIFOXYB1_FULL_37_44
GGTTCTGATGGATGGAGTCCATGTCCGCCCTGTGAAGACAAAGTTTGTCCCGATGGCAGTACTGTAGATTGCACCAAAAACTGTCTGCCGTGTACAAAAACTTGTCCCAATGGCGCAGTTGTTGATTGTGACTTAACTTGTCCAAACTGCCCCAACCCATGCCCTGATGGAAGTTGCAACACAACCTGTCCGCCTTGCCAAACTAAATCTTGTCCTGACGGAAGCGAAGTTTGTGATAATATTATATGTCCGCCCTGCTCTGAAACTTGCGAAGACGGCAGTAAAGTGCCGTGCGGTAAAGACTGTCCGCCTTGCATTATAGATTGCGGAGAAGGCAAAACAGTCAGTTGCGGAGAGGAATGTCCTGCGCCTCCTCCCTCTGATAAAAATCATTGCAATGAATATGGGAAATGTGTTGCAGGAAAAGGAAAAATAAATTGTTCAAAGCCCGAAGATTGCGAAAGCAGCTGTAAAATCAATTTCCAGTGCAAACCCGGCGGCGGGGGAGCTGTATGTTCTGAAAACACAGATTGTTTGCTTGAAGGTAAAAAATGCGTTTTAAATAATGGAGTAAAACAATGCAGGCCAGATAATTGCGGAGGTAAAGAATGTGGCGTAGATTCTGAATGCGAAAGCCTTGAAACATTTTGCGACCGCGATTGTAAAAAGTGCGTGCCTGGCGGAGACACAGGCATTGAATGCAGCAGCGACGTTGAATGCCAATATGGATGCACTGCCAACAATCCTGCTCAGTGTGTTTTTGGCGGAGCAGGAGGAATTTGCAGTCCATATAGCAATGACTGTTCGTCCCAAGAATTAAGGTGCGTTTTAAACGACAATGGAAGCAGGCAGTGCATTAAAGATGATTGCGGAGGGGAAATTTGCAGCACAGTCGCTAATTGCAACCAGACGCCAACTTGCGACAGCAAATGCCAAAAATGCGTGCCTGGGGGAGACACCCGCATCCCGTGTTCAGATGATTCAATATGCAAAATTGTAAACAAGCGGCCTGAAGCAAAAAATTTGAATGTTGTAAATAAGCCTTGCACGGGAAATGTTTCTTTTCAGTGGACTTATAGCGACGGTGAAAATGATCCAGAGTATTATGCCAGGCTTGAAATAGATAATAATGCGGATTTTTTGTATCCAGAATTTATTGAAGATATAAAATATACTTATCCGCCTGCTCTAAACTTGAATCAACAATTGGTTCCGGTAAAATATAATGTAGGATATTATTGGCGCGTAATGGTTTTAGAAAGAATTGGCATTTCGGGTTCTCAAGCTTCCGAATGGACGTATTATGATGGTCAAAGCGGCACAACAAACCCTGAACTTGCAGAAATCTATATTAAAACAGGCCATCCTGACCCTTCGCCACGGTTTACTGTTTCGCCAAATCCGGCTGTTGTGGACACGACAGTTAATTTTAAAAATTCATCTTTATGCTATTCAGATTCCGAGTGTAATTATAAATGGTGGTTTGGAGATCCGCATACTCCGCCAGAAAGTCCAGATAGCACAAATTCCAGCGCAAGCCATTCTTATGCCGTAAAAAAGACTTATTATACTGCAACTTTGGAAGTTTGCGATGAACAGCAATGTTGTCCCGCAAGCCGAGATGTTACAATAACTCCAAAAGGATTAAAAGACCTGCCAATTTGGAAAGAAATCTCCCCATTTTGGTAAACTGCTTATTAGATAAAATAAAGGAAATAGAGGACGGTAAAGCAGAAAAACCCGACTTGATTATGCTCGACCTTTTACTGCCGGATATAAACGGAGATAAAATATTGGAAAAAATACGAAAGACGCCGTCAACAAAAGATATTCCTGTATTTATTTTTACAAACTACGGCGGTGAACAAATGGAAAATGAACTGGCGAAAAACTTTAATGCCGAAAAATACCTCGTCAAAACCGATTATGGCCCAAACAAACTAATGCCGATGATAAAAGAAAAACTACAACTGAAATAAAGAATTTTAGAAAATCGTCTTAATCGGCGATTTTTTAATTTTTAGCGTGGGAGGGGTTCTAAAAAAGCATCAGTAGTGCTATGATTGCGCACCAACAAGAATCTTGACTAAATTTGATAATAGTAGTATTATTGACATATAGTTAAAAATGTAAAAACTGTAACGATTTCTAGAGTTTTTACACATAATTATGAGAACATCCTATATCAAAGATTGCGTGGAGACAATAATAAATATGGCCCAGGATAATAATATAAGCTCTCCGCTTAACGTTCTTGAATTATTTGCAGGGGAAGGGTCCATTTTTACTCAATATTTGGCCAAAAAATGTAATAAGGTTATTGGGTGGGAAATAAAAAATGAATTTGCCTCTGATTTCGAGAAAAATGTCCCAAATGGCCGATTTTTCTGTAAAGATACTATAAGCCTGCTTCAACAAGAGAATTCTGATGATTTTTTAAACGATGCCAATATTATTTGCGTTGATAATCCCCTAGGAAAATATGGAGATGAATATTTCGAACATTTTAAGTTTATAAATCATATCCATAAACTTATACATAGGCCATCTATTTTAGCAATAGATATTATTAAAAAACCATATAATATTGAAGGCAATTTAGAATGGGTTGAGGAAAGAAAAAGGTTTTATAATATCGACAAAGATGAACTAGATATGGGTTATGCGTTAAATTTTTATAAAAAAATTCTAGAAAAGCAAGGATTATCCGTTGGGGATGCAAAAATTGTTTGTCGGGAATTAGATGGAGATTTGGATTATTTTTATATGATAATTTGTGTAGTTGATAAAGCAAAATGATAAAATTATGAAAGTAGCAATTAGCCAACCAGAACATTTTCCATATTTGGGATACTTTGAAAAAATGGCAGTATGCGATATTTTTGTAATTCTTGATAATGTCCAATTTTCTGGTCCTAGAAGCTGGCAAAACAGGAATAGATTTATAAATAAGAGTGGCGAGTGGCAGTGGTTCACCGTGCCCGTAGCTAAAAACTCTTACTTTGAAAAAATAAATGATGTTAAAGTTGCACCTGATTTAGGTTGGAGAAATAAATTGATCAAAACTTTATCTTTAAATTTTCCAGGTAATCCTAAATTTGATTATGAAAAAATATATAACAGCGGTAAACTGGTGGACATTAATATGGAATCAATTAATTTGTGTCGAAATATTTTAGAAATTAACACTCCTATGATAAAAAGTTCTGAAATTCCCGTTATTGGGATAAAGGCAGAATTGATCTATAATATATGCAAATACCTTAAAGCTGACATTTATATTTCTGGCCAGGGGGCAAAGGACTATCTGAAAGATGCAAAATTTAAAGATATAGAAATAAAATTTATAGAGCCTAAAGTAAAAACACTAGAATCAACGATTGTTTTAATAAGCAATGATGATAAATTGAAGGAAGCTAAGGAAATAATAAAAAAATTGCGTAACAATGAATAATTATAATAAAATTATAATTGGCGATATAGAATTTACAGCCTTTGAAGCCGGAGAATTTAGAATGGGCGCGCTCGGCGGTGATAAATACGCAAATATATTAGAGAAAAATCGCAATACAAAAATTGAAGATTTTTATTTACAGTCCACACCAGTTACAGTTGGACAATATTTTTCTTTTTTAAAGGATACTGGTTATGACAGTAATTATCAAATTGAAATTTGGGATGGAGATGATTGGGTTAAAGGGCCTCATTTTTTAGAAATTAATGGAAAGGGCAATGATTATCCTGTCGTAGGAGTTTCTTTTATTGATGCAGAAAATTACATTGATTGGCTATCAAAAAAGTATGGAAAAAAATTTAGACTTCCCACAGAGGCCGAATTTGAATACGCTGCCAAAAGTTATTGTAAATGTAAGTCTGAATGTCGGTATGCAAATAAAGCTCAGGAGTTAAAAATAGTTAGAAATGAAGGAGAAATGCCAGCAAAAGGTCCTAAAAAAATAGAGGAGACCGTAAAAACTGATTCTGGTTTGTATGCAATGCACGGAGCGATATGGCAATGGTGCAATGATTGGTTTTTCTATTACGACGAAAGAGACGTTGAAAATCCAAAAGGCCCGAAAGGAGAACCTTTATATGCTCCATGGAAAGGGGAAAAATGGTCGCCTGGCAAGACTATCAGGGGCGGATCGTTTTCCTATCCGTTTTATTACGCACGCTGTTCTGACAGACATTATTCAAAAATAGAGGATAGAAACTATAATGTTGGATTCAGATTATGTATTTGACAAATAAAAATTAACAAATTAAAAAAACTTTATGCCATCATTATACGAAGAATATAGTCCATGGAAAGGAGCTCATTTTATGGATAGATTGGCCGCCATCAAGAAGGGTGGTAAATGTGCCCCTGTGAGTTTGCAAATATCTTTGACTAATAGATGTTGCGCAAAATGCTATTATTGCTATGTGGAAAATAGTAATAAATTTAAAGTAGATATTGATACAGAAAAACTTTTTAAAGTACTTGAGGAGGCTAAAGAAATGGGAGTGAAAGCGATAGAAATAACCGGCGGCGGGGAACCTCTAGTTCATCCCGATGCGTGGAAGATTATTTCTAAAATAAATGAACTTGGTCTTGATTTAGGATTGATTACTAACGGAATCATGCTTGATCCGGAAAAATTAGGTAAAGCAACATGGGTAAGAATAAGCCTTGATTCATTTAATCCTGCAACATACAAAAAGATCAAAGGCGTTAATATGCCTGATATGAAGCTGATAGGGAAAATGTGTAAAAATAAAAATGTAACCGTTGGAGCATCATGCGTAATTACGCCATATAATTATAAAGAGCTTTATAGTTTTGCGAAGAAGGCTAAGGAAATGGGATTTAGTAATGTTTGTTTCAAGCCCGTTGAAGTTGAAAATAGAAAAGTATTGAATCGCTTTGAAAAAATTGTAAAAGAGCAGATGGATAAAGCGATAAAACTAACGGATAATAATTTTAAAGTATTTTCTTTGGAATTAAGAAGAAATGATAACACGGAAGCAAAACCGTTTCCGCTATGCATACAACAGCATTTAGCCGCTTTTATTTGGTCTAATGGAGATATCTATTCATGCTGCTCTCTTCAGGGAAATAAAAATATGGTCGTAGGGAACATTTATAAAGGATCATTTAAAGATCAATGGTTTTCAAGGAAAATAATTGGAATAAAAGATTGCAAGATAGAGTGCTTTTTTGCCGGGAAAAATTCTTTTCTAAATTATTTGGTCGGGGATAATCCAAAACATGTAAATTTTATGTAATATGAAAAAAGAAATTTTAAATAAAAAACCAGTTTTATTGGCTGTAATGGCGCACCCGGATGACGCAGAATTAAAATGTTATGGAACATTATGCAAATATTCAGAGATGGGCTTTGATTGCGTTTTATTGATTATCTGCAGCGGTGAAAATGGAATATCCTTGAATGATAAAAAAAATCTGAATGTTAAAAGTATCCCAAAAAATGTCAGACTAGAAGAAACTATAACGGCGTTTAAAAATACCAGCGTGCATATTGATACTTTAAATTTTGATGATGGCAATATTTTTTTCGGCAGAAAATTAATAGAAGTAATAGAGCAAAAAATGAGGGAATATAAGCCGGAAATAGTTATAGCTCAATATGGGGATAGTTTGGGGGTAGACCATCAAGATCATGGTAATGCTGGAAGGGCAACAGTAAACTGTGCCACAAGGTTAGATTTTGTTAAAAAAATATTACTTTGTGAGCCGCTTATGACACTCAGATCAGAATTTACGCCGAATTATTTTATAGATATTACTAAATATTTTCCTAAAAAAATTAAAGCGCTTGCTAGCCATAAGAGTCAGGAGGGCAGGTATTATCTTGAGGAAGAATATCATAATACTAAGGCGGATTTTTATGCGACATCTGTCAGTTATAACAAAGCAAGGGAAGGAAATAAATATGAAGCATTTAAGGTGATTTATCAACTAGACGATTAAATATGGTCACACAGCAAGAAGGCAAACAAATTAAAATATATTTTACTGGGGACATACATTCGAATATTCCTTATTCTATTGATTTGGTTGAAAAAATGTTTGATTTTAAAAAGGATAAATCATCGGTGTTGATTGATGCTGGAGATTTTTTCCAGGGGTCGCCGTTCTTTAATATTTTTGGAGGAAATCCGGAAAAGAAGATTTATAAGGAGTTATATGACATATCCATTCCCGGAAACCACGGATTCAAAATTGCAAAAAGCCTTAGAAATAAAGCTAATATTGTAAATGCCAATATTTACATGGGTGATGAGCCAGTTTTTCGACAATTCCAAATATTAAAAAGGCAGGGAATGAAAATTGGTTTTGTGGGAATAATTTCGAAAGAAGCTTTTGACGCGATAGAAATGAAAGAAAGAAAAGGTCTGCAATTTAAAGATCCAATTCTGGTTTTTGAATCACTTGTCCCAAAATTACGATCAAAAGTAGATGCTGTGATATTGGTAAGCCACTCTGGTGTTGAATATGATAAAAAGATATCGAGAGAAATCAAGGGTGTAGATGTCATTATAAGCAGTCATTGCCATTCTTCGTTTAAAAAAAATGATAAGTTGAATACAAAAATGATAAAAGCACCGGAAATGGGGATGGGATTTGGTGAAATAAATATCGATAATAAATTTGCCATAGGGTTAAAAATTTATAAAATAAACAATAAATCGAAATTATTTAATAAAAAAAATTTATTATTTTTCAATCGATACCTTAAAAAATACTACCAAGGAATGTCTCCGGTTGTTCTGTTAGTAGATTCAAATTTTTCTAATAAATATGATAACCGTAAAGCTTTATGCAAATATATTTCTGGACGTGTCGGAAAATATTTTAATTCCGATATATGCGTCATTAATTATTTTTGCCTAAGAGATGTTTTTAAACAAGGGAATGTAACCAAAGAAGATGTTTATAGAATAGCGCCACTGGAAACAAAATTGGTTAAATTCGCTACTGATATAAAGGAATTTAATGAAATAATTTCGGGAATAAGGAGAGAGACAAAGTCTTCATTGTGCATGTATAAAAATATTAATGATGGGAAGCATTTACAAATCATAACAACAGAATATTTATTCAATAATTATTTTAGAGATTGCTTAAAGGATAAAAAGTATAAACAAGTTATCGATTTAGTTGAATTTATTTCTAAATACTTATTTAAAAAATGATTTTAACAGGAGATTACATTTTTAAAGAGTTATTAAAGGGGAATATTAGTATTTACCCTTTTAAGCGTTCGCAAATTAATCCGAATAGCTATAATTATAGGCTTGGAAAAACTATCAAAGTATTTGATAAATTTGTTAATGGAAAAAGTGTTTTTAAAAAAGTTGTGATCCCGGAATCGGGTTACTTGCTTGAGCCCGGTAAAATGTACTTAGGTAACACATATGAATTTATCGGCAGTAAAAAGTATGCGATGTCATTAATAGGGCGCAGTTCAATGGGCAGGCTTGGTCTTTTTTTACAGGTTTCTGCTAATCTTGGTCATACCACATCATATCATAAATGGACGCTTGAACTTGTAGCATTAAAGCCAATAAAAATTTATCCGAAAATGATTATTGGACAGATATCTTTTTGGACAAATTTTGGCAGAATTTATAAATATGGCGGTAGGTATGCAAAGATAAATAAACCACAAGAATCTTTTATTAATATAAACATACATGATTTTAACAGGGTATAAAATTATCAAAGAGGTTAAAGGCGGTAAAATTAAAATTACTCCTTTTGATCATAATAGAATTACAACAAACTCCTATGATTTGAGGCTTGGGAGCAAGCTTATTAGGTATACATCGAAAACTCTTGATCCTAAAATTAAGCCCGATTTTAAAATTATGGATATACCAAAGAGCGGAATGATAATGCAGGCGGGGGATTTTTTATTGGGAGAGACAGAAGAGATGGTGGGTAGCGATTCTTATGTGCCTATAATACATGCAAAATCAGGAACAGCTCGCATGGGATTATTCGTGCACGTAACAGCCGATTTAATTGATATAGGGTATTATGGAAAGTTTACTTTGCAACTTTTTGCGACATTGCCGGTTAAAATATATCCTTATATGCTTATAGCTCAAGTAAGCTTTTGGCAACCTAAGGGAAAGATAGTTCTATACAAGGGGAAATATCAAAATAGCGACGGGCCAAAGCCGTCAATGTGTTACAAAGATTTCGGCAAAATAAATAAATGAAAATATTAACAGGAATAGATTTACCATTTGCCCCGCTTAGCGGAAGTTTTACGCTTTGCGATGATTTATATGGCAATATAAATGCACAAGATAGTGTTAAATTTTTATCATTACATTCAAATGCTGGGAAAAAATGGTCGAAAATCAAAGAAGTAGATTTATTGAATATCAAGAAGGAAAAAAATACTAATGGGTATGCTAAATATGTTGATAAAATACATTCCTCGATTGAAAAACAAATAAATACTTTTAAACCCGATATAATACATATTCAGCATTTTTGCTTTGGTATGGCGGCGGCTTTTAGTGAAATAGATTTGCCAAAGATCGCCTTTTGTCACGGGACTGATGTTGAATTTGCCATTAAGAACGAAATCCACAGGAAGACTATTAAAAAAGTATTGGAATCATCGGAGAAAGTTGTATTTCCAACAAAAAGCATGTTTTATGATTATAAAAAGCTTTTTCCTAACATAAAGATAAATCCGGTCATAATACCGTGGGGTATCTCGGATGAAATTTTTAAAATCAACAGATCTAGAACGATTTGGCATAAAAATAAATGCAATTTGTTGTATGCTGGGCGTTTGAGTAAAAATAAAGGGGTTGATACAATTATAAAGTCGATGAAATTTTTAGATAAGAGATTTGTTTTAACTATCATCGGTGACGGAGATCAAAAAGATGCTTTGATCAAATTGGTAAAAGAATACGGGTTATCTTTAAGAGTAAAATTTTTAAAATTTCAACCCAGGAAGGAGCTTTGGAAGCTTTTTAATAATTATGACATAATGATTATATCCACTAAAATTATTGAAGCTTTTTGCTTGACAGCTATAGAGGGCCAAGCACACGGTTTGCCTGTAATTCATTCAGATATCGGAGGAACGAAAGATGTTATTGGATTATCAGCACTTAGATTTAGATCGGGAAATTGTTTAGATTTATCGGAAAAGATTAAATCTTTGGCATTTGATTTCAAGAAAATGAATCAGTATTCAAAGATTGGTTTTAAGAATGCCAAAAAATATAAGATATCTCAAACAAAAAGGAAGATTTGGGATATTTCACGTAAAGTAATTAAAAAATAAAAAATATGACAGATTTTATTATTCTCGCTGCAGGGAAAGGCACTAGATTGAAAACGGAAACATCTAAAGCTTTAATCAAAGTCCTCGGGATTCCTATGATACATTATACCGTCGATTTAGCTGAATCGACTGGAATATGTAGTAATATTTTTGTCGTAACATCAAACGTTAATCGCGAAGATATCGAAAAAGAATTATCGGGGGAGAAATGCTATTTTATTATACAGAAAGAACAACTTGGGACAGGAGATGCCGTGAGGTCTGTTATTGATAACAATGCAAATTTAAACGATAATGTTCTTGTATTGTTAGTGGATCATCCTTTAATACCTTTAAATGCGATATTAAAGTTAAATGATGTACATATTAAGGGCGATTCACCATTAAGTATGGTGACGGCTTGTGTCCCTAATTATGAAGGAATATATGCTGGTTTTTATCATGATGGGAGAATAAAACGAGATGAGAATGGAAATATATTGGGAATAATCGAGCCGACGGAGGCGACAGAATATGAAATGAAAATAAAAGAAATAAATACATCCCTTTATATGTTCAATAGAGATTGGCTTATTGAAAATATGTCAAAGATTAAAATTAACGAGAAAAAGGGTGAATATTATTTAACAGATCTCGTAAAGCTGGCGGTTGATCAAGGCGTTAAAATAGGATCGGTTCAGATAGATGCAAAAGATAGTGCAGGAATAAATACTCAAAAAGATTTAGAAACTGTCGAGTCTTTTTTAAAGGAAAAAAATCATGAATAAGACTATAATATTTACCGGTGGGGGGACGGCAGGCCATGTTACTCCTAACTTAGAAATAATTCCATTTTTTATTAACAATGGGTGGAATGTTTTCTATGTTGGATCAAAATACGGTATGGAAAAAGAGATTGTAACTAAATCAGATGTTAGAATAAAATTTTTACCCATACACGCTGGCAAATTACGCAGGTATTTTTCATTACAAAACGTTGTAGATATATTTTTGATTGGACTAGGCATAATTGAAGCATTTATTATAATAAAAAAATATAAACCCGCTATCATATTCTCTAAGGGTGGGTTTGTATCTTTTCCAGTTGTTTTTGCGGCTTGGTTGAATATGGTTCCTGTGCTAATACATGAATCTGATGTTACTCCGGGGTTGTCGAATAAACTTTCAGGTTTTTTTGCTTCAAAAATATTTTCTACATTCTCTGAAACAAGTAAATATACAAATAACAGCAAATTAGAATATATCGGACCAATAATACGCAGTGGTTTTAAAAATGCCAACTATAAAAAAGGATTTGAATACTGTGGCTTTAATAAAAATATACCAGTAATCTTGGTTATGGGCGGTAGTCTCGGTTCGGAAAACATAAACAAAGCGATAAGGAGAGATTTAAATAAACTAATAAATAATTTTCAAATAGTTCATATTTGCGGAAAGAGAAATGTCGATAAAAATATAAAATTTGATAATTATAAGCAGTTTGAATATATCAATGATCAATTTCCTGATGTTTTAGCAATGTCGAAATTGGTTGTCGCTAGAGCTGGCTCAAATTCAATATTTGAATTTTTATTTATGAAGAAGCCGATGATATTAATTCCACTACCGCCTAAATCAAGCCGAGGAGATCAGATAATGAACGCAAAGATATTTAAGGAAAAAGGTTATTGCGAGGTTATTAATGATGAAGATTTAGAAAATGTTTCATCGGATAATGTTATAAGAGTAGCTTACAAAAATAAGGATTATTATATAAAGAATATGCAGAATGTAAATTTTTCAGATAATGCAAAGAAAGTTTATGAATTTATTACAAAGAAATTGGCGAATAAGTGTAAATTGAATAAATAATTTATGATTATTTTTATCAATGGTTCTATAAATTCCGGAAAGACCACAGTTGCTAAAATTTTATTTAAAGAACTACCCAATTTTGTTTTGGTGGAAATTGATGCGTTTCATGAAATGATAAATTGGATGCCGATAAGTCAAGCTGTTCCGATTAACCTTGAGAACGCAGTTTTTGCAATTAAAAATTTTGCAAGAAAAGGGATTAACTCAATAGTCCCATATCCATTGTCCCAAAAAAATTATGATTACATGATGGGCGAGCTTAAAGCTGTTAATACTAAAATTTACGTTTTTACATTATCTCCAAAATTTGATAAAGCACTTACAAATCGAGGAGAGAGGAAACTTACCAATGAAGAAAAAGACCGAATTAAATATCATTATGAAATCGGTATTCATGCGCCAAATTTTGGAGAAATTATTGATAATTCCGAACAAAGCCCGGAAGAAACCGCAAAAGTAATTTTAGATAAAATAAAAATCGCATAAGAAAAGCGTATAAACTGTTTAAGGGGGTATTTTCTCATGGAAGTTAATATTAGTTTATAGAAAAGTTTGACAAGTTTGGGTATGTTAGTGTATAATAAAAGACGATGAGTTGGACATTGAAAATTATAACCCTGGAGGAGTCCAATGAACAGATCAGTCGCAAACGCGCAGCCGATTTCATTGGTTCTCTCCAGAAAGAGAATCAAGAAAAAAGTTGTGGCAAAAAAGACGGTTGGAGAGTTCTTTAACTTTCACATCCGCCTTCTGTTGATCGAGCTTTTCGGCTTGATTTTCAATCACGACTGGATATTTTGGCTGATAGGATCAGCCAACAGGAAGCTCGGACTGATAAAGTCTGTTTTTCTTGTATATCCAGCCACCGAGGAGTACGAAAGAGCGTACACCTATAAGAAAAGGGCAAAGAGAATTGAATGGAGCCCTTGGCTTGTGGGTTTGTTCTGGCAAAACGGAAAAGTTGGCGTAAAATTCGCCATTTCTTCAAGCAACAGTCAATTTGTAGATCCGGGCAATAAGGAAAAACTCCGGAGCGTTGCCGAAAGGATGGAGAAAATCAGGCAACTTTTTCGCGCCGAGCATAAAACTTTTGCCGGCATTCTTCCCGGGGTGTTGCTTGCCAATAGAATGGTGAGAAAAACTCCGGAAGCTGATGTAACGGTTGAAGTTGTGTGCCAGGCAATTGGCAAAGTAAAGTCGCTTGAAGGATTAGGCGATGATACGCCAATTATTGTCCTTGGCGGGAGAGGATTTATAGGACGACGAGTTGTTTCCTCTCTGCCAAAGAACACTGCTTATTGTGTGGACATCGCAGGAAATAATGGTCAATATGCTTGGCCGTCTCATTTGCAGGGCAGGCCCGTGTTGCTCGTCAACATAAGCTTGAACTCTGCATTGGGGCAATATGTCCATCTGCTTTGGCCCGAGGTTGTGATTCTCAACGAAGTTTACCCGGAGCCATCGCAGGAGTTAGTTGAACGATTAGAGGCTGTTGGCTCTCGCTGCTGGCATGTTGCGGGAGTTAAGGCAGGGGCTTTGCCTTCATTTCCCGGCGGTTATCAAGGGGGGATTCCTTGTTGTGCCGCATGGCAATCCGATGAGATGGAGGTTTTGCTCAAAAAGATCGTTTAGGGCTTGTCATGGATTTGACAGGCCCTTTTTTGTTTTTTAATTTTGGTGGTATAATAAAAAAATATGTTTAATTTATTGTTTGATCCAATTAATATATCGTTAATTTCCACCGCTCTGCTAAATTTCTTTTTGGGATTGCTAATTTTTATTAGTGGGAAAAATAAGAAAATAAATATTGTATATAGTTTAAATATTGTCGCCATTATTAGTTGGATATTGGCAATGTTTTTTTATCGTTCTTCACCTAAAGAAACCAACTTGCTCTGGTGTACAATTTTGTATGTTACGCCAACTCTAATTGCCAGCAGCTTTTTATATTTTACTTATATTTTTCCTTCGCAAAAAGAAAAATATTTTTTTTGGAGAACTGTTCTAATTTTTGGCATAAATTTATTAATAATAATTTTGGTAATTTGGCCCGGGTTTATAATAAAAGGAGTCAGTGTTAGGCCTGGCTTAGAAAAACAAATAATTTTTACTTCATACTATTGGTTTTATTTCTTGTATACCTCGATATTTTTTTCTCTCGGATTTTTCCGGCTTTTTGTAAAATATTCAAAAAGCATCGGAATAGAACGCTTGCAGATAATTTATCTTGTGACAGGATATTCTTTAGCCACAAATCTTGCTTTTGTCACAAACTTAATAATGCCATGGATTGGGTTTTTCTTTTTGAATTGGCTTGGACAGGTTTTAACTTTTATAATGGTAGTTTTTACAACTTATGCAATTTTTAAGCACCACCTTCTTAATATCAAAATTATAGCTACTGAATTATTTGCGCTGGCTCTTTGTGTTGTAATATTGATCAGAACTTTTTTGTCGAACAATTTTCAGGATTTATCAATAAATATAGGAATTCTTGTCAGCATTGTGCTTTTTGGAATATTGCTTATTACAAGCGTTATCAGGGAAGTTGAACAAAAAGAAAAAATGGAACAAATGGCAAAAGATATAGAAAAGGCTTATGAATCGGAGAAAATGTCAAAAGAAAAAATTGACGAGGCAAGGGTGGAAGACGAAGCTCTTTTGTCAAGCATTGGAGATGGAGTTATTGCCATAGATAAAACCGGAAAAATAATGTTTATAAACGAAGCTGCTGAAAAAATGTTGGGATATAGCCAAGCAGAAGCTGTAAGCAAACAGGTCGAAAATGTTTTGCTTGTGCAAAATGAAAAAGGCGAGCCAGTGCCAAAAGAAAGAAATTGGCTTTATAATGTTTTGGTTTTCGGCAAGAAAATAGTTACCGATGCCGCCAGCAAGCCGGATGCCGTAAATTATTATGTTAGAAAAGATAAAACAATGTTTCCTGTGGCGGTTACCGTTGCGCCAATTGTTTTAGGCGAACAAATAATTGGCGCGGTAGATGTGTTTCGCGACATTACTGTTGAAAAGCAAATAGATAAATCCAAAAGCGAGTTTGTGTCGCTGGCGTCGCACCAATTGCGTACTCCGCTTACTGCAATAAAATGGTATGCGGAAGTGCTTATGCGCAAAAAAGAAGGCAATAATATTACTTTAAAGCAGAAAAAATATCTGCGGGAAATTTTACACGGAAACGAACGGATGATAAAATTAATAGATGTAATGTTAAACGTTTCACGGCTTGAAGCAGGCAAAGTAAAAATAAATTTAGAGCCAGCAAACATAAAAGAGCTTTTGACAGACATAATAAAAGAGCAAAAATTTGACATTAACCATAAAAAACAGAAATTTACTTTTTTTTGTCAAAACGGCTTGCCGGAGATTATGACGGACAAAAATTTATTTAGGCTGGTTTTTCAGAATCTTATTTCCAATGCTATAAAATATACTCCCGATAAAGGCGAAGTTTCCTGCAAAGTTGAGAAAAAAGATGAAAATATTTTAATTGAAGTTGAAGATACGGGCATTGGAATTCCAAAAGACCAGCAAAAAAGAATTTTTGAAAAATTATTTAGGGCCGACAACGCGTTTTCGCACACAGGCGAGGGTAACGGGCTTGGGCTTTACGCGGCCAAAGCAACAGTTGAAAATTTGGGCGGGAAAATTTGGTTCAATTCCGAGCAAGGAAAGGGCACAGAGTTTTTTGTTAATTTTCCCATTAAAACTTAATTTGCTTGTTGACAGGCAAATTCACGGGTGTATCATTAAAAGAATATATTATGAATAGAGAAATATACGTAATAATAGTTGAAGTTTTCTCTTTTTTGGTTGTTGGCTTGACTGTGGCTTTTGTGATTGGCTGGTATTTATCAAGAAGAGCGGAAATAAAAAGATACCGCAGGATTTTGCTTTCAAAGCGCGACGTTGAATCTTCATATAATCTTATAAAAAAAGACATAAATTCAGCGCTAAAAAATATTTCAGGAGACACTTTAAGCGAAGGCAGAATAAACGAAATAAAACATTTGCTTATGCGCGTTGATGAAAATATTGAAAAAATGAATAAATATGTGGCGCAAGGCATTAAAATAATCGGCAAATATGATATTATAAAAAAAATAGATAAATCATTAAAAATTGACTAAAATGCTAAATAAAAAAATGAAAGTTTTAATTGTCGAAGATGAAGATGCGCTGTCTGACGTTGTGAAAGAAGAGCTTCGCGGCCATGGCTACGACGCCAAGGTTGCCCCGGACGGAGAAGAAGCTTTAAGGCTTGCCAAATCGTTTAAGCCCAGCTTGATTTTGTTAGATTTAATTTTGCCAAAAAAGGGCGGGCTGGATGTTTTGGCAGAGCTGAAGGCCGAAGCAGAATTAAAAGCCATACCGGTTATCGTGCTGTCCAATTTGGCGGAAGACGAAAGCATAAAAAAAGCTTTTTCAATTGGCGCCATTGATTATTTTGTCAAAAGCCAGCATTCCATTTACGAAGTTGTGGAAAAAGTCCAAAAGTATTTAAAGTAATTTCTAAACAAAGGGAAAAGATGCATGCAAAAAGCAAATTCAAGAGGGTTTGGATTATTAGATTTTATTATTATAGGATCAGTAATAAGCATTTTAGTCTTCATAATAATTTCGAATATTATGGCTCATGCTTATTAACGGTACAATAAAAAAATATGGCTGTAGATAAAAGAACATTTATTATTGTGGCGGTAATTGTTGCCGTTGTTCTGCCGGCTATTGTTTTGGTTTTTCATAGGACTTTTTTTCCGATAATTATTTCTATGCAAAAAACTTTTACTTCCGCCGCCTTAACAAACGGGACAACCGGCGTTCCGCCCATGCTGATGAAGCTTTTTAAATAAAATTGTATGGAAAAAACAAATAAAAAAATTCTTATTGTTGAAGATGATAAATCGTTTCTTTGGATTTTAAAGCAAAGTTTTACAGAAGAAGGCTTTATGGTTTCTTTTGCAACAGACGGTCAAAGAGGCCTTGACGCTGCAGAAAGAGAAAAGCCCGACTTGATTATTTTGGATATTTTAATGCCAAAAGTCGATGGCATAACCCTGGCAAGGGAGTTGCGGAAAAAAGGCATAAGTTCTCCAATTATTTTTTTGACAAATTTAAAAGACACAGAGCATATTGGCGAGGCAGTTGAACTGGGAGAGGGGACTGACTACGTGGTAAAATCTGACATTCATATAGATCAAATTATTGAAATGGTCAAAAAAAAGTTGGGAGCAAAATAATTTTATTAAAAAATAAAAACGAACCCTGTTCAGCGGGGGTTTTTTGTGTTATTATTTTTTAATAGGGGCGTGGTGAAATGGTATCATAAGGGTCTCCAAAACCCTTGGTCTGGGTCCGATTCCCAGCGTCCCTGCCATGGATTTATTAGATCAACAACTTATAACAAATTATTTAGGTGGGGATAATAATTCCTTGGAGCTTTTGATTAAAAAGTATTTAAAGTATATCTATAATTTTGTTTACAAGAATGTCGGTGACCAGGCTTCTGCCGAGGACATAACACAGGAGGTCTTTATCAAGGTTTGGAAAAACATCAGAAAGTTTGATCAGAATAAAAATTTTAAGCCATGGATTTTTCAGATAGCTAAAAATACATCTGTAGATTTTTTAAGAAAGAAAAAAACCATACCCTTCTCAAGATTTGAAAACGAAAAAGGACGGAACCCATTCATTGAAAACATTGTTTCAAAACCATTAAATCTATTAGAAAATTTTGGTGATAAAAGAACCTTGGCAATTGCGATGCATGGCTTAACTGGTGAAGAACAAAAATTAATAAATTTAAGGCATAATGGCGGAATGAGTTTTAAAGAAATTGCAGAAACGTTTCAAGAATCAATAAATACCATAAAGAGTAGGTATCGTAGAATAATTATAGACCTTAGAAAAAATACTAAAATATAGAAAGGATGCACCAAAGTGCATCCTTTTTGCGTATAAAAAATATGGATATAGAGCCGCCAAAAGAATTATTCGGAAAAATACTAAAACGCATTCATAGAGAAGAGCGCCTTTTGGTGTTTAGAAAGGTTGTTATTTTTTCTGTCATGATAACGGGATCTTTAGTGGGGTTTGTGCCATCTCTTAAAATGCTTTTAGCTGATTTTAGACAATCTGGATTTATTAATTTCTTTTCTCTAATTTTTTCTGATTTCACAGTAGTGAGAACCTATTGGCAGAGTTTTGCAATGATTCTTTTAGAGACTTTACCTGCCTTAAGCTTAGTTCTATTTTTAGGTGTTTTACTAATACTTTTGCAGTCAATAAAATCTTTAACAAAAAATTATTATGAATACAAACAATATTTTAGAATCAAAATTATTTAAAGCAATAATTTTAAGCATAGCCGTATTAATTATATTGGTTTTTGTTTTTGGACTTGGAGTATTTGTTGGCACGAAAAAAGCGGACTTCTCTTTTAGGTGGGCAGATCAATATCATCGTAATTTTGGCGGTCCACAAAGAGGATTCTTTGGAGACATAATGGGTAACCAGTTTACAAATAGTAATGGTGTTTTTGGTCAAATATTAAAAATTGACGGCCAAATTTTAATTATAAAAGGTAGGGGCAATGCGGAAAAAAGTATTTTAGTCAGCGATAAAACATCTATTATCCGACAAAGGGATAATATAAAATTATTTGACTTAAAGACTGATGACATTGTTGTAGTCATAGGAGAACCCAACGATAACGGTCAAATAGAAGCAAAACTTATTCGCGTACTTCCACCGCCGCCGATGACTTTGAGACCAGATACACATAAATTTCATAAATTTTAAAATGATTAATATAATTAAAAAAATAGCAAGTGTAATTAAGGTTTTTACATTAAAACATAAAATAATAAGTTTAATAATAATTTTATGTTTATTGGGCGGGGGATTTTGGATATATAAATCTTTAACCAATAATGACGGCCAAACTAGCTATGTTTTGGGTGCCGTTGCGAAGGGGACAATAATTTCTTCTATTTCTGGAACAGGACAAGTTTCGGCTTTTGATAAAATAGATGTCAAACCAAAGGTTTCAGGAAAAATTGTATATATTAATATTCAAAAAGATAATGAGATTAAAGCAGGAACGTTTTTGGCGCAGATTGATGCGCGAGATGCCCAGAGCGCTGTGCAAAGCGCAGAAAACGATTTAGATAGTGCTCGGTTGTCGTTAACTGATATTAATGGTGAAGCTAAAGACGCGCTTGATGCAGCTTATGATAAGGGATTAGATGCTCTAACAACTACATATAAGGATTTAGCTTCAATGAAAGCTAATTTGGATAGTATGTTTTTAGAAAGTAGTTATAATGGTAATGACAGCGATATTAATTATTATCTTGATTTTGTGCGTTTTTATGATGAAAAAACAAATGATCTAAGTTTTTGGATAACTGATGCTAAACAAAAATATTCAGATATGCAAAAAAACATGGATACGGTCGAGGAAATAGGATGGACAATTAGTAAAAATTCTCAAGCATCTCAGATTGAAAATATAGTCGCAGAAACTTACAATTCTGTAAAAATATTTTTAGATTTAATTAGACAAACATCTAATCTTACACAAAGGTATCAAAAGATTTCTGAAACAAAAAATTTAACAACTCCTATTAAAACAGCAGCAACCACAACACAAATAACTCAACTAAGCGCCGCCCTTGAAGCGCTTATTAAAGACACAGCAACTCTTTTAACTGCAAAATCTGATATAACCGCCAAGAAAGTTGCTCTTTCTAAGGCAAATATAGATATAAAATCTCAAAATTTAAGTATGCAGAAATATGAAAATGCGCTTTTAGATGCAAAGGAAAATTTGGCAAAATATTATATATATTCTTCTATAGATGGTATTATTTCTGCGGTTGATTCTACAATTAAAACAGGGGATATAATTTCTTCAGGAATCGTTTTGGGATCTATCGTTACCAAACAACAAGTTATTGAAATTTCTTTAAATGAAGTTGATGCTGTTAAAGTAAAGACAGGCCAAAAAGTAACAATAGCTTTTGATGCTCTTCCAGATATAACTGCTACGGGTTCTGTCGTAGATGTCGATATTGTTGGAGTTGTAAGCCAGGGGGTAGTAAGTTATGGAGTAAAAATTGCTTTAGATATTATAGATAGCCAAATAAAGCCTGGAATGAGTGGGAGTGTGAATATCATAACCGAAACAAAACAAAATGTTTTAACTGTGCCCAACGGAGCGGTCAAATCAAAAAACGAAGCCTATTATGTTTTAGTTCCAGGCTCGCCCGCGCCAATACAAAAAACAGTAGAGGTGGGAGTTGCCGATGACACCAACACAGAAATAATTAGCGGATTAGCCGAGGGGGATCAAATTGTCATTAGAACAATCTCCAATAGTAAATCTGCCACCCCTACAATCCCTTCCACAACAAGACAAGCAACGCAGGGCCTATTTGGCCCGGGAGGACGATAATAATAATTGTATGATCGAAGTTAAAAATATAGTAAAAATATATCAAACAGGAAGTGTTGGCTTTCAGGCTCTATCAGGAGTTAACTTTACAATAAAAGACGGAGAATTTGTTGCGATAATGGGGCCTTCCGGTTCCGGCAAATCAACTTTAATGCATATTCTAGGAGCCATAGATATTCCAACAACTGGGACATATTTTTTAGATGGAAAAGACGTTTCGACATTAAATGAGGGTGAGCTTGCTGATATAAGAAAAAATAAAATAGGTTTTGTTTTTCAGGCATTTAATCTTTTACCAAGGGCAAGCGCAATAAGAAATGTATCTTTGCCATTAGTTTATACTGGCACCACGAAAGAAGAGCGAGAAAAAAGAGCAAAACAAGCATTAAAAGCGGCTGGGCTAGAAGAAGAATCTTTCAGCCATCTATCTAATCAACTATCTGGCGGACAAATTCAAAGAGTTGCAATTGCTAGGGCATTAGTTAATAATCCAACTGTAATTTTAGCCGATGAACCAACAGGAAATCTTGATTCGAAAACAGGCGAAATAGTTTTGGAAACATTTAAAAAACTCAATAAAGAACACGGAAGAACGATCATTCTTATTACCCACGAACATGACGTTGCTGAACACGCCGATAGGATTATTTTTCTTAAAGACGGTTTAATTGTAAGCGATATAAGAAAAAAATGAAAATAATAGATATATTAGAAGAAACATTTTTAGCCTTATTATCGAATAAAGCCAGAACAGGCTTAACTATTTTAGGTATTGTTATTGGAATAAGTTCTGTAATTGTAATGGTGTCTGTGGGGCAGGGAGCAACATTGTCAATTCAGGCAAGTATAGAATCAACAGGGTCTAACCTTTTAATGATAACACCGGGTGTTGCAAGGAACATTGGTTATTCTGCTCGTTCGGCTGGCGGTACGGCTCAGTCGCTTACCATAGATGATGCTGACGCGATAGCAAACGAAGTTTCATCTGTTATATATATGACACCACAGGTTACAGGAAGGTATCAGGTTGTTTATAAAGGGAATAATACGAACACATCTGTAATCGGAACAGGTGATACGTATCCTTTCGTTAGAAATTTAAGCATAGATAAGGGAAATTTTATTACCACACAGGACGTTGAGAATACCACAAAAGTGGCGGTAATCGGTCCGACAGTTGTAATAGATTTATTCGGCCCAGATGCGGTGGCTGATGACGTCATAGGGCAAACAATAAAAATAAATAAAATAGAATTCAAAGTTATAGGAGTTACAAAAACCAAGGGCGGAACAGGATTTCAAAATCAAGATGACAGAATTTATATACCTTATACGGTTTCACAAAGATATTTTTCCGGAAATAAATATTTGTCAGAAATTGATTTACAAATAAGTAGTTCTGATTTGATGACATCTGCTCAGAATGAAGTTACAAGTTTATTGTTGGCCCGTCACAATATCGCAGATTCGACATCGGCCGATTTTACCGTACAAAATCAGTCCGATATATTATCCAGTATTTCAAGCGTAAGCCAGACCCTCACGATTTTGCTTGGAGCCATAGCCGGAATTTCTTTGCTTGTCGGTGGAATTGGAATTATGAATATGATGCTTACCACAATTACAGAAAGAACAAGAGAAATAGGTTTACGAAAGGCTATAGGCGCAAAAGCGAAAGACATCACAACACAGTTCTTGACCGAAGCAGTTGTTTTAACATTTTCTGGCGGAGTAGTTGGAGTTTTTCTTGGTTGGATAATTTCTTGGGGTATAAAATATTTTAATTTATATCAAACACAGGTTTCGTTTTTCTCGGTACTTTTAGCAGTTGCTGTTTCTGCCGCCATCGGGATTATTTTCGGATATTATCCAGCCAAAAGGGCAGCTAAACTTAATCCAATAGAGGCATTACGTTATGAATAATAAAATTAATAATAATTAAAAGTATAAACATATGAAAAAATCACATTTAATCGTAGTAATAATTATTTTGGCAGTTGTAGTGATGGGAGGATCTTTTTATGGAGGTATGATCTATGTCAAAAGTCAAAACCCACGTGGAGGGTTTAATGGTGGAAACTTTCAAACAAGAGTTAACAGGGTTGGAGAGAATGGTTCTAATTTTATTTCAGGAAACATTATTTCTAAAGATAACAACAGTATTACATTGAAATTATTAAATAATGCCGGCTCGAAGATAATTTTTTATTCAGAAAATACGCAAGTTAACAAACAAGCCGCAGGGACACCAGATGACTTAGTAGTTGGAACATCATTAAGCGTAACTGGTACAACAAACTCCGATGGAAGCGTAACAGCGCAAAGCATTCAAATACGACCAGCTGGGCAGATTAAACCAGGTTTATAGAACGAGTTGCCACGCATGAGCGAAAATCTAAACTAATTTATGCCAGTAAACGCTGGTATTTTAGTTAGATTTGGGATATAAATAAGAAGCAAAGGCGAATCGGGTGAAAAAATGATAAAGAATAATGCAAACAAAAGTTCAAACATTTCTGTAAACGACTTGATTCTGTTTTGCATACATTCAGTAATTTTGAATTCCGAACAATGCAGTTTTGATCGCCTTGTAAAGGAATGTTTTACTTTATTCCCCGGGACGTTGCGCTTTATGCGCTATCCAATTTGGCCCGAAACATATTTTATTTTAACAAAAACCGGAGCAGAAAAAGCGGCAGCTGTTTCTAAATCATTAAGGCAAGGAAAACTACTATGAAAAGAGACTTTTCAAAAATTTCCGTAAAGCAATTAAAAAACATTGCAAAAGCAGCCGGAATTGTTTTTCTGTTGGCATTTTTTTACGTGTGTTTTGAAATTTATATTCCTATAAACCCTGGTTCCCATGAAACAGCTATTTACACAGTTCAAAAGGGCTGGGGGGACGATGAAATTGCAAGAGACTTGGAGAAACTTGGAATAATCAGAAGCAATTATTTTTTCAGGCTTTATGTTGTTGCTTCCCTCCAGCATTCATCGCTAAAAGCAGGGGAATATAATTTGTCCCCCAAAATGTCTATTTACCAAATTGCCAAAAAAATGGCAGCAGGAGATATTATAAAAGATACAGTGGTAGTTTTGGAAGGCTGGGACGCAAAAGACATTGGAAAATATTTAGAAGCAAAAGGAATTTGCAAACAAAATTATTTTATTTCCCTTACGAAAAAAGATTACGCGGGCGATTTTTCTTTTTTAAAAGACAAGCCAAAAGATGAAGGTTTGGAAGGCTATCTTTTTCCGGACACTTACCAAATTTCAAAAGGCGAAACTTGCGAAGATATTTTAAGCTTGATGCTGGATAATTTTGACAAAAAATTAACGCCCGAATTAAACAAAGAAATTGCAAACCAGAAAAAATCTATTTTTGACATTGTTACAATGGCTTCAATTATTGAAAAAGAAGTCAGGAAAATGGATGAAAAAGAAATTGTTTCGGGAATTTTGTGGAAACGTATCAGTATTGGAATGCCCTTACAGCTTGATTCAACGGTAAATTTTATTACAGACGGAAACGACCCAAGTGTTTCAATTAAGGCAACAAAAATTGATTCGCCTTACAATACCTACAAATACCATGGCTTGCCCAAAGGACCAATTTCAAATCCGGGATTGGGTTCTATTTTGTCTGCAATTTATCCTAAAAAAACAAATTATTGGTTTTGGCTTTCAGACGGCATAACGCATTTTAGCGAAACATTGCAACAGCACAACATTGCTAAAGCAAAATATTTAGACTAATTTAAAAAATATGACGGCAGAAGTTTTAATAATAGCCATTATTTCAATTTTGATTATTCTTGTAATTGCCGGAATTTTCACTTTTCAAAAAAATAAAAAGTTTGAGAAAGACTTAATAAAAAGGGAGAAAAGTGCCAGGCGCAAAATGTATGAAATTGCAATTTTAAATGAACTTGGAGATAAAGTGGGATATTCGTTAAATGTACAAAATATTGCAGAGATGATAATTGGATCTTTGCGCCAGTTTATAGAATATAGCGCCGCATCTTATATGCTTTTTTACCCAGAAAAAATAATTTTTCGGACATATATTGAAAAACCAGTTTCTCATAAATTTATCCGTGATATAAAAGAAAAAATGTTAAATTCTGCGGGGGTGCTTTTGAATGCTGATTTTAAAAATACAAAAATTGATGAAGCATTATGGGGGTCTAATTTAAGCAATGAAGCAAATGATTCGGTAGGATCGTTTTTTAATATTCCTTTGGCAATATCAGGTAAGACTGTCGGTCTGGTGACCGTGGCAAGCAAGGAATCTGGTTTTTACAAAGAAGAAGAAATAGATATTTTATATAAAATATCCCAGCAGGCAACAGAAGCAGTAATGAGGTTGCAGATGGTTGTGGAGCAAGAAAAGAGCAAGTTAAATGCAATGGTGGCAAGTATGGCAGATGGAGTAATAATGACAGACATGGATTTCAAAGTTCTTGTGGTAAATCCTGCAGCAAGGAAGGTCGCAGGTTCTGAAAATAAAAGCGATCCGTCCATAGCTGATTTTACTCTTTGCCTTAGGGGAAAGTTTGATTTGAGGGATAAAATTGAAGAAAGCATAAGACTGGAAAAAGTTTTTGTTTCCGATGAAATTTCTCTTCATAGCGGTTTTTTTCAAATCATAATTTCTCCCGTTAAAGACAGATGGAAATCATTGGGGTGCGTTATTGTTTTTCGCGATATAACCCGCGAGAAGGAGATACAAAAAATTAAAGATGATTTTACATCAATGATAGTGCACGAACTTAGGTCGCCTTTAGATTCAATAAAAAAAATGATAGAATTAATTCGGATGTCCGAAGTAAAAAAGCAAAAACAGGAGGAATGTTTTAAAATGATATACAGCAGTTCTTCAGATATGCTTTCGCTTGTCAATAATATTTTAGATGTTGCTAAAATTGAAGCCGGAAAATTTGAACTTGTAAAACAGCCTTCGGATATAAAAGAAACTGTCAAAAGACGAATATCATTTTTTGACATAGCCGCTAAAGATGCTAAAGTAGAATTAATAAGCCAATTTGGCAAAGATCTTCCGGACAAAGTTGAGTTTGATCCGCACATGATTTCTGAGGTTTTGAATAACCTTATTTCCAACGCGATAAAGTTTAACAAAAAAAATGGTAGTATAATTATTCAAGTTTTAGTTCACAAAAACGGAAAAAGCATAGAAAACGAAGCAAAAGATTCAAAAATAAACTGGTTTATAAAAAATGATATTACGGCTATTCCTGATTCGTTGATAGTTGCCGTTACCGATACGGGCGCTGGCATAGCTTCAGAACAAATAAATAAACTTTTTAACAAATTCTTTCAGGTTAAAAGCGCGTTTGCGCAGAAAGGGGGAACAGGTTTGGGTTTGGCCATAATCAAAAGTATTGTTGAATCTCATGGCGGCGTTGTGGGCGCAGAATCAGTTGAAGGGCAAGGGGCAACTTTTTATTTTTCTCTTCCAATAAATGCGGCGGAAATTAGGGAATAATATTAATAATTATAAAAAATGGACACAAATAAAAAAATTCTAATTGTAGAGGACTCAAAAAATTATCTGTGGATTATTTCTAACGAACTTGAGAGGCAGGGATATATTGTATTTACTGCTGAAAACGGAGAGGATGGTTTGGTTGCTGCAAAAAAAGAAAAGCCCGATTTAATTCTTTTAGACATTGAAATGCCTAAAATGGACGGTATGACTATGTCTAAAAAGTTAAGAGAATTCGATACTAAAACGCCAATTATATTTTTGACAAATAGGGGCGATTTAAAGCATATTAGCGACGCGATTGAAGTGGCGGCAGATTACATTATTAAATCTGACATAAACACAGAGGGTATTGCAGACAGAGTCAAAGAAAGATTAAACCTTAAATAAGAGTATTGACAATAATTAAGTTATAGATTAAGATACAAGCATAATTAAAAGCCACAGACGATAGCGTAGCGAAAGCGTAAATCCTATCTAGGCGACTAACCCAACTTTGTTGGGCGAAATGTCTGTGGAAACAGGCATTTTTTATTCTTAAAAAATTAGCAAGGTGTCGCAACGTAATTTTAGCACTAAGGCATTTTATAAATCATGCTAAAATTACGAAGTGAATTTACTCGCTTGCTCGCAAATTCATGGCGCTTACAAAAGAGCAAAAAATAAAGCAAATAGAAAATATAAAAGAAAAAGTTTCAAAACAGAAATCGGTAATTTTTGTTGATTTCTCAAAAGTTGCTTCAAAAGATATGTTTTCTTTGAGGAAAAACTTAAAAGAAGCCGGATGCAATTTGAAAATTGCTAAAAAAACTTTGGTAAGAATTGCTTTCGGGCAGTCAAACATTTCCTTTTGGAACAAAATAATGCCCAGCATTCCCGGACAGTTGGCATTGGTGTTTGGAATTGAAGACGAAATAGCCCCGGCTAGAATTGCAAATAATTTTGCAAAAACCCAAGAGAACTTCAAAATTTTAGGAGGAATTTTTTCCGCCCAAGGCGGACCAGCCTCGGGCTGGGAATTTATTGCAAAAGAAAGGGTTTTAGAATTGGCAAATATACCGCCAAGAAACGAATTACTGGGCAGATTGGTTGGATCAATTTACAGTCCGGTATCAAGTTTTGTAAGAGTGTTAGATAAGGTTAGGCAAGCAAAAGCCTAACACTTATACCAGACATTATAAAAATATATAAAGTGGTATAAAATTAGAGAAAATAAAAATTAATTAATAATAGCGGCATCGCCACAATTTATACAAATGTATTTGATATATCATGTATAAATCGCGGCATGAATTTATTCGCTCCGCTACATAAATTCATATGACAGACGAAGTAAAAGTTGAAATACCGGAAAAATTTCAAAAACTGGTAGCCGAAATAGAAAAAATGCCGATTGTAGAATTGGCAGAACTGGTAAAAGTTTTGGAAAATAAATTTGGAGTTTCAGCCGCCGCTCCAGTGGTTGCCGCTTCCGCCGCAGGCTCCGGCGAGCCAACGGAGGAAAAAACATCTTTTAATGTTGAATTGAAAGAAGTTGGAGCCCAAAAAATTGAGGTCATTAAAGTTGTCCGCGACGTAACTGCAAAAGGATTAAAAGAGTCAAAAGATTTGGTTGACGCAGCCGTAGCCGGCACAGCCCAATTGGTAAAAGAGGGTGTAAAGAAAGAAGAAGCCGATGAAATTGCAAAGAAATTTACAGCAGCGGGAGCCAAGGTAGAAATAAAATAAATTTTGCGTTCGGAAATCAAAGCTAAAAGACAGTCTTGCTTATGCGGGACTGTTTTTTTGTTGAAAAAATGTTAAAATTATAAATAAGGACGAGTAGCTCAATGGTCAGAGCACTGCATTCACATTGCAGGGGTTACAGGTTCGAATCCTGTCCCGTCCACTTCATAATATGGCTAGTTATAAAAAACTTTTTTGGACAGAACATTCTAAAATAAAAATGCGGCAGTATGGTTTGTCGAAACAAAAATTGCTGGGAATTTTATACCGGCCGGAAAGAAAAGAGCAGGGGATTGCGCCGGGCACCAGCGCTGTAATGAAAACAAACAAAACGTTTTTTAGAGAGAAACAAATAACTTTGGAAAAAGCCCTTCGGCAGGCTCAGGGTCTAACGACCTGGCAAAAACCCAAAAAAGCACCTGGCGAAATTTGGATAATGTTTAAAGATATCAGAAAAAAAGAAGAGGGAGAAGTAAGAAAAATAATAAGCGCGTGGCGTTATCCTGGAATTTCAAAACCTGGCGAGGAAATTCCAATTCCGGAAGATATAAAAAACGAAATACTAAATAATTTAATGTGATAACTCGTCATTGCGAGGAGCCCGCAGGCGACGCGGCAATCTATAACTCTGGATTGCTTCGTCGCTACGCTCCTCGCAATGACAACAATTATGATAAACAAAATTTTAGGTTATGTTTTGCTAGTTTTGGGAGTAGTAATTATGGTTTTTACCCTTTGGCAATCTTATAATATTTTTACCGCAAAAGTTGCGGCGCCCTTAATTTTCAGAACCCAGGTTCCTTTGCAGCAATCTGCGAGCGCTACTGATGTTCAAAAACAAATGAATGATGCGGTAAAGCAACAATTAAACCAAATTCTACCCCCGGATTCCATTACAAAAATTTTAAATTTGACAAGCTGGTCTCTGCTGGCGTTTATTTTAATTATGGGAGGTGGCGCAGTTTCTGGAATTGGTGTAAAATTGCTAAATGGAAACAAATAACAAGCAAAATATTTTAATAATGTGGGCTTTGTGGCAGTTTTATGAAATGCCGGTGTTTTTATTTTCGGTTTGGAAAAGCTATATTTTATTTTCCCTAAATTATTTTTCCTTGGTAAATTTGCTAAAATCGCTTTTTTCTCCATGGCGCCATTATCGGTGGAATTATCCCAAGCTAATAAATATGGGCGAATTTTTTAACACTTTAATTTCTAATACATTTTCCAGAATTATAGGATTTTTTATGAGAATTATTTTAATTATTGCCGGAATTTTATTCCAAATTTTTGTTATTTTTGCGGGAGCTGTAATTTTGCTGGCTTTTGTTTTGCTCCCGGTTGCCGTAATCGCAGGGATTTTTTTTATTTTTTATGTTTGAATTTAATTTGCAAAACACGGAAGTTATAAGAGCGGTAAAAACGGAAAGGTTTTGGATTTTTAGGTTCGCGGATTTTTTTAAAAATCTTTTTTTGTTTTTGTTTATTCTTTCTTTGGCCAATTTAATTTCTTCTTTTTTGGGTTTTGCGTCCGAATATGTTGCCATAAAAATAGCTGTATTGTTTTTTGCCGTGTTTCTTGTTTTTTGGAATATTAATTTGTTTGTAAATTTAAAAATTAAAAAGCCGAAAATTTTAGCCGGCAGCAATTTAGCCGATCGCTTAAGTTTCGATTCTGCAAAAATTGTTTTAGACGCAATGTCTTTTTGCAAGAAAAGAAAAATAAATGTATGCGCAACCGCATTATTTTGTTCAGCGCTAAAATTGGGCAAGGATACAAATTTAATTTGTATAAGGCTTGGGTTAAATCCTAAAAAATTGCAATCGGATATTAAAAATTGTTTAGAAAAAATGCAGAGGCAAGGCGCTAATGAGCTGGTTTTTTCTGATGATTTTAAAAAAACTATTGAACTCGCGTATAAAATTTCTGCAGACAGGCAGCGCGCAATCATCGGCGAAAAAGAAATTTTGACGGCTTTGGCAAATGAAGATGAATTTTTTAAAAAAATTTTGGTTGAGTTTGATTTGAAAAAAGAAGATGTTGAAAATTTAACATTATGGCTGGATTCATCGCCCCGCGAAAATTTAATGGGCACTGGATCCATGGGAAAGGATTGGTCTTTTGGATATACCGTAACTTTAGATAGATTTTCTACAGATTGGCGGAGGGTTATTTCAAAATGGAAGTTTAGAAAAATCATCGGCCATAAAAAAGAAGTTGAGGAAACTGAAACAATTTTGGCCAAACCGGAAATCGCCAATGTTTTGATTGTTGGAAATCCCGGCACAGGCAGAAAAAGCATCGTGCAGCAGCTGGCGCAAAAATGCTATTTGGGAACTTCTTTGCCCCAGTTAAATAATAAAAGGGTGGTTGAGCTGGATTGCGTTTTGCTTGCCGCGCAAATTCCGGATTTTGAAAAATTGGAATCTGCGTTAAACCAAATATTTTCTGAAGCCGCAATGTCTGGCAACGTAATTTTAGTTGTTGATGATATTGAAAATTTTGTCGGCCAGAAAGCGCAAAGAGCCGGCGCTTTTGATATTTCTGGAGTGCTTTCAAAATATTTGCCTTTGCCAAATTTTAAATTTATTGGCATAACGTCTTACGAAGGGCTCCACAAAAGCATAGAAGAAAATTCTTCGTTTGCAAGTTTGTTTGAAAAAGTTGAAGTTTTGGAAGTTGCGGAAGCTGAAACAATAAATATTTTACAGTCTGTGGCTTTGGAATTGGAATATAAAAATAAAATGCTGGTTTTATATCCTTCTATCCGCGAAATTGTAAATTTGACTACCAGATATATGCCCAGTCTGCCTTTTCCAAAAAAAGCTTTGGATGTTTTACAGGAAGCTGTTATTTATGCCCAAAAAAATAAAGAAAAAATTGTTTTGCCCCATCACATTGCAGAAATCATTTCTAAAAGAACAGATATTCCTGTTGGAAAAATGGAGCTGAAAGAAAAAGAAACATTGCTTAATTTGGACAATTTAATCCACCAAAGAATTGTAAATCAAGCCGAAGCAGTTAGCGAAATTTCCATTGCAATGCGAAGAGCCAGAATGGGAATCGGCTCTAAAACTCGGCCAATGGGAACATTTTTATTTTTAGGCCCGACAGGAGTCGGAAAAACCGAAACTGCAAAAGCCTTGGCTCAAATTTATTTTGGCAGCGAGGCAAAAATGATAAGGCTTGATATGTCGGAATTTCAGTCAATTTCAGATATTTCCAGGCTGATTGGAGCTGTAAGTCCAATTGAAATGCAAGGCCTTTTGACCACTCCTGTAAGAGAAACTCCATTTTCTTTGGTTTTGCTGGACGAAATTGAAAAAGCGCATAAAAACATTTTAAATTTATTTTTGCAAGTTTTAGACGAAGGCCATATTACAGACGGGCAAGGCAGAAAAGTTGCTTTTAGCAACACAATAATTATCTGCACATCAAACGCCGGATCAGAAGATATTTTCAATAAAATTGAACAAAACCAGCCCGTAGTAAAAGATAAATTATTGGATGGGCTTTTTGCAAAAAAAATATTCAAGCCAGAATTTGTAAATCGTTTTGACGCAACGGTAATTTTTCATCCGCTTACAAAAGAAAATTTATTGCAAATTGCCCAATTGTCCCTGCAAGTTCTGCAGAAAAATTTAAAAGAAAAAGAAATTGATTTTGAAATCACAGAATCCCTTAAGGAAAAAATTGTGGAGCTTTCTTATAAGCCAGAATTTGGCGCTAGGGAAATGCGAAGAGTTATCCAGGATAAAGTGGAAAATTCGGTTGCGCAAGCTTTATTGTCTGATAAAATAACCAAAGGAGATAAAATTCATGTTGACTCAGAAAACTTTCAAATAATCGTAAACCCAGTTTCGTAGACGGAGAGAGGGTATTTGACACAAATTTTTGAAGGAATATAATAGAGATATAAATAGAAAAATATATTAGCCAATAATTATCTATGAAAGAATTAAACAAGGTTTTAAACGAGAACGAAAAGATTTTTTGGGAAGGAGCTCCAAGTTTCTGGCCATTTCTTTTTGGCAGATCCTTTCCGCTTGTAATATTTGGTTTCTTCTGGATGATGTTTTTGATTCCATTCATAGCAATGGCTATTTACGATATATTATTCGGCAGCCATATTATTGGTTTTGGAATTCTACTTCTGCCTCACTTTTGGGTTGGAATTTTTCTGTTGTTCGGACCCGCCGTCTACAGCATTTTGGTTTTTAAACATACCCATTATGCGATTACAGACAAAAGGGTGATTATTCAGAAGGGTTGGATCGGCAGGGATTTTGAGATTGTTGATTTTGATCAGATCACGAATGCCGAAGTTAACGTTGGTCTCTTTGATAAAATATTTGGCAAAGGAGATACTGGCAGCATTTTAATATCAACAGCAGGAACTTTTACACAAACTCGCCGAGGATTATCAAGTAAGCCGTATACAATGTATAATATAACTAATCCGTACGATGCTTTTAAGTTTTTGAAAAAAGTTTCTCACGACGTTAAAACAGATATTGAATATCCGAACAAGCTTCGCCCTGAAGAAAATCCAGGGTATGGTACAAATTATGACCCAAGTAAGAAATAATTTTAGAAGAAACCGGCAGATTTGACACGATTTTTTTATAGAATATAATGGTATTATAGGTAATAAATCATAAGAATATGCTTGATGCAGAAGATATAAAAAAATTAATCGAGGCGCAAGAGCCGGTTTTTGCAACAAAAAAAGATTTGCAAGACATAAAGGATGATATTTTTGAGTTTAAAAGTGAAATTTTAACCGGACAAGATCAAATATTAAAAGAGTTAAAGACATTGACGGAGGAAAAAACAGTTAAAGACGCGCAAGAAAAAAGAGAGAAAAAAGTTTTGGAGATTCATGACAGCGCACTAAAAAATAATAAAATTTTATCAAAAGAGCAGTCACTGGAAATTGATAATTTGCGAGTATTTTAAAAATGAAAAAGATAATAAATAAAAATTTAAATACCTCCTTGTTGTTAAGCTTGCTTTTGTTATGCAAAGGTCCGGGAGGTTTTATTCTAAAAATTTAAAAATTACAAAATTTAAAAATTAGAAATGAAATCCTCTCGGCGAGGATTTTTTGTTTGTCCTTTCACAATTAGAGGAGTTGCTATGTGCGAACGAGATGGAAAGTTTGTGGTTCCTAAAAAACCGTCTGCCAAAATTAAGCGCAGATGGGTGGGTCTGGTTACTGCCACGCGCGGAAAGCTTTACGAGGTGAATATTCTTCACACTGAAGATCCACGTTATGTTGGCGAACTTGTGACGCATTGTTTGCCCGAAGAGCTGATTGAATTTGGCTCTGAAGAAGCGGCAATGAATCATTTGTCAGGCAAATAGTTATTGCGCTCCCGGCTGTGCAGTGACTTTAGCGGTTTTTTGCCTCGAGGCAAAAAACCGCTATTTTATTGTGCGACAATGACTTGACACGGAAAAAATAATATGCTATAATAAAAAAAGCACTTACAATCATTTACCGTTGAGATGAAAGGGTATAAAGATGAGTAAAAGCACGCTGCTGGTTTCACAAAGTTCGTCGCTCCCGTTTGAGGAGCCGGTGTTTGTCCAGTCGAAAGAGTTGGACCTGGGTTGCCTGCCCGATTGGTCGGCAATACTTGAAGACATGCCCGTTGGCGTGGGCGTGAAAGGGGGAATTGCCAGAAAAATCCTGAAAGTGATTTCAGGGTTGAATGGTGAACATCCGGACTTTGCGGCTGAAATGGACGGCAACGGCGATATTGATATTGTTGTTGCTGTTCCAAGGGTTTCCGCAGACCTGCGTCTGGCGATTCGGCAACACTTCACCGGAATGAAATTTGGCGAAATGCAAGTGATGGCCAAGGACATCGAAGTTTCTGACAACCTTGAGCGGTATTTCCGTGTTAGGGATGTCACAATGAACGAAGTCTTGGCTTTCCGCGTGAGCCATAATACGGTGATGCTGTACTTCACTGCGACCGCCCAGCAGGACATTAAAGGCGGGTTGATTTCACCGTCGATCCACTGTTTGCACACGAAGTTCGGCCAGGTTTGGCGGTATGATGAGAGAGGAAGATTTGTCATCTGCCAAAGCTTTGATCGCTGCCTGATTCGGTGGCTCAAGGGTCATGGACTTTACTACGGGATTCCAATGAGCACCTGGGATCACTATCGGGAAAGAAAGCTCGGTTTCCGGAGCATTTTCCGAATCTTCAAGAATTTTGTAGGCGACGAGCAGAAGTTTCGTTTGTGCCATCGGCACTTGGCGGAGCTTGGGCTTATTGCGCGCGATTCTGACCCTAACTTGTTGTGGGGGTCGGCGATGTTTAATCTCAATGCGCGTCTGGCAAAGTTCGGCAAGAGGCTTTCATTTGTGGAGCCGGATGCCAAACAGATTGAAGATTGGATTTTGCGTAAAGAGCAAGAGTTCTGCGATTGGCAGTTTGATCGCTCAACGAGAGTGGCTATGGGCATGGAAGTTGAACCCGATACCGAGGCGCAGGTTTTCCTGCCCGACGGCCTCAAAAACTTCCCGGCATTTTACGGCCAGTAAACCAAAGTCGGTCTGCATTAGCAGAAAAAGCGAATACCGGCACAACCAAATTTCGCAAAAGCCCAACGGTTTCCGTTCGGGCTTTTTTATTGTGCGACAAATGTGAAAATAGCAACTGTGGATAAGTCAGGCTAAAACGGCGATTTTACGACTATTTTTAATGGAATATTAATACTGTTGACAGCATACTATAAAGTGGAGTATAAATAATATAAAGTGGAAGTAAGTGGATAACTGTGGGTAAAACATGTTAATAGGACAATACGAACATACAATTGATACTAAAAAGCGTTTGGCTTTGCCTGCGAAATTTAGAGGCGAGCTGGGCGACAAAGTTATAATCACAAGAGGAATTGAGGGCTGTCTTGCGGTATATACAGAAATGGAGTGGAAAATTATGTCAGATAAGCTTGGGGCTTTAACAATTAGCCAGGCAGAAGCAAGGTCTTTTACCAGAATGATTTTGGCAGGAGCTATGGAGGTCTCGCTTGATAAGCTGGGCAGAATATTGGTGCCAGATTACTTAAAAGATTATGCGGGCTTGAAAAAAAATGTGGTAATTTGCGGATTGTCAAATCGCCTTGAAATTTGGGATTCTGAAAAATGGGAAAAATACAAAAAGGAAGCTGAGAAAGGTGTGGACGAGATTGTTTCTAAATTGGGAAGTCTTGGAATTTAAAAATTGAAAAATTTAAAAATTTAAAAATTTAGTGATACACACAGCTGTTTTAAAAAAAGAAGTTTTAGAATATTTAGACCCAAAGCAAAACGAAAATTTTGTTGATTGCACAGTGGGCGAGGGAGGGCATTCTGAAGATATTTTAAATAGTACAGGCCCGAATGGAAAAGTTTTGGGTATTGATTTAGACCCCCAGCAAATTGTGTATAGCCATTGGCTAGAAGCAATTTATAAAGACAGAGTGGTTTTGACAAACGATTCCTACACAAATTTAAAAGAAATTATTGAAAGGAAAAATTTTGGCCCAGTTTCCGGAATTCTGCTTGATTTGGGAATGTCTTCGGCCCAGCTGGAAGGTACGCACAAGGGATTTTCTTTTCAGGTGGACCAGGGTCTGGATATGCGATACAACGATTTGACCGGATATTTGACAGCAGAAAAAATTGTAAACGAATATCCGGAAGAAAAAATTGAGGAAATTTTACGGGACTACGGAGAAGAAAAATTTTCAAAGAAAATTGCAAAAAATATTGTTGAACAGCGTAAACAGGGGAGAATAAAAACCACGTTCCAGTTAATAGAAATAATAAAAGACGCAACGCCAAGCGTGTATTGGCGGGGTAAAATACACTATGCCACCAGAACATTTCAAGCTTTACGGATTGCGGTAAATGACGAATTGGAAAATATAAAAAGGGTTTTGCCGCAGGCGCTTTCTGTTTTACAGCCACAAGGAAGATTAGTTGTGATATCTTTCCACTCGCTGGAAGACAGAATTGTAAAAGATTTTTTCAAAAAAAATAAATTATTTAAAATATTAACTAAAAAACCGGTTACAGCAGGCCGAGACGAACTTGGCAAAAATCCAAGATCGCGATCAGCTAAATTGCGAGCTGTAATAAAGATATAATAATATGACAACTACAGTATTAAATTTATCAAAAGTTAGCTTTCCTGAAATTAAAATAAGCTGGAAAATAGTTTGCTTTGCCGGCCTTTTTGCAAGTTTGTGCCTTTTGGTTTTTTATGTTTGGCAAATTAACGATTTGACAAAAGGGTCTTATTTGGTAAACACTTACGAAAACCAAATCAGCAAACTGTCATATGAAAATAAAAATTTGGAAGTTTCTTTTGCGGAAAGCAGCTTTTTGGGAAGCACCCTTGAAAAAATCCAGGCAATGAATTTTCAAAAAACAACTTCGGTAAAATATATACAAATTCCAGATAATTCAGTTGCAATTAAGAGATGAAAAAGTTTGCGAATTGGAGGGTAAATACGGTTTCAATTTTAATTTTTCTTTTCGGGGCAGCTGTGGTCAGCCGCCTGTTTTTTCTTCAAATTGTAGAACGCAAGCTTTTTGAGGCGCAAGCCTTGGGACAGCAAGTCGGCTTTTCAAGTATTACCGGTTCTCGCGGAGAAATTTTGTGCGAAAATAGCCAGGAAACAAAAGGGAAAAAGGGATCGGGCGAAGTTAAAAGTTTGGCAATAAACAAAGATAGCTGGACAATTTCCGCAAATGTAAGCCAAATTCCAAACAAAGAATCTTTTGCTGAAATTCTCAGCAAAAATGTTAGCGAGACAAAAGAACAGATACTTTCAGAAATAAACGGCGCCGATTTATATGTTGTTTTAAAAAGAGATTTGCTGGTCAGTGAAATAGATAAAATAAAATTGCTTAATTTAAAGGGTTTGTCGTGGCAAAACACGCCCGAAAGGTTTTATCCTCAAGGAAATCTATCCTCGCAGGCTCTTGGATTTTTGGGCGGAGAGGGAGCTGGTCAATACGGCGTTGAAGGCTATTATGACGAAATTTTAAAAGGCAAATCAGGAGTTAAAGAAGAAAAATCCGGCTTAGGCTCAATTTTTTCCGATTCAAGTCAAATTTCTTTGGACGGCTCTGATATTTATTTGACCATAGATTACAATATACAATTTCAGGCGGAAGCTTTGTTAAAAAAAGTAAAAGAAAAATTGGACATTGAATCCGGGCAGATAATTGTAATGAAACCCGATTCAGGCAGAATTCTGGCTATGGCTAATTTCCCGAGTTTTGATTTGAATAGTTTTTCAAAAGAAAAAGATTTGGGAATTTTTCAGAACAGCGCCGTGCAAAAACTTTTTGAGCCCGGCTCCATAATGAAACCTTTTACAATGGCTTCGGCTTTAAATGAAGGAAAGATAACTCCTGACTCAACCTATGTTGACACAGGATCCTTAAAATATGGAATATACACCATACATAATTTTGCCAATGAAGTTTATGATAAACAGACGATGACGCAAGTTTTGGAGAATTCAATAAATACCGGAGCGGTTTTTGCGCAAGAGCAAATTCCGCATAATATTTTTTTAGATTATTTGGATAAATTCGGATTTTTTGAAAAAACCGGAATTGATTTGCAAGGCGAAGTTTACTCGCGCAATGATTTATTGAAAAATGGCTCTAATATTAACTTTGCCACGGCTTCTTTCGGGCAGGGAATTGAACTGACTCCAATTCAAATTGCAACGGGATTTTGCGCCATTGCAAACGGAGGAAAATTGGTAAAACCGTATATTGTTGAAAAAATTGTAAACGGAAAAGATGAGTCAATAACAAAGCCTGAAATTTCCCAGCCCATTGTTTCCCAGCAGACAATTTCAAACCTAACTTCAATGTTAATTAACGTTGTTGATAAAGGGTTTAACAGCGTTGCAAAAGTTCCAGGATATTATTTGGCCGGTAAAACCGGAACCGCCCAAGTTCCGCTAAAAAATGGAAAGGGATACGAACCGGATAAAACAATTCAAAGTTTTGTGGGTTATGGACCAGCATTTAACCCGCAATTTTTAATATTGGTTAAACTTGATAATCCAAAAGTTCCGAAGTCATCTTTATCAGCAGTTCCGGTTTTTAAGGAATTGGCGCAATATATAATAAATTACTGGAAAATCCCGCCAGACTACGATCCGGCAAAAATAGACAAAAAGTAATTTTTATGTTAAATTGAATTTGCAATTGGCTCCCATCGTCTAGCCCGGTTTAGGACGCGCCCCTCTCACGGGCGCAACGCCGGTTCAAATCCGGCTGGGAGCACAAATTTTGCAAATTTATGGATAAAGAAAATGCAAAGAAAATTTTGAAAATTGCTGTGGCAGTATATCTGGCGAGTTTTTTGATTATAAACTGGAATGATGTTTCGTGGATTTTTAATTACAAAGAAGTTTCGGGCTTAGTAAGCGATTTTTTCAATCCCTATCCTTCAATAGACGCAAATGCCATCACTCCTTATTTTTATCCAAACCATAGCCAGGAAATGTCTGTGCCGGTTTTAAGAGAAATAAAAACAAATTATACAGACAAACAAAATACGCTTGAAATTCCAAAATTATCCATTTCAGTTCCAATAATTTTTTCAGACAGCGCAGATAAAGATTTATTAACAAAAGATTTGAATAAAGGCGTTGTTTTTTATCCTGGGTCTGTGTATCCCGGTCAGCAGGGTCAGATTATTATTTTAGGGCATTCTGCTCCTCCCGGTTGGCCAAAAATAAAATACGATTGGGTTTTTACGAATTTAGATAAGCTGGCCGCCGGCGATACAATTTCAATTGATTTAAACAGCAAGCAATACACATACACAGTAAAACAGAAAACAATAATTAAACGGGGTGCGGATGTTCCGCAAGATAATTTAAATGCAGATAATAATATTTTAACATTAATTAGCTGCTGGCCGCCGGGCAAAGATTACCAAAGGATTACAGTGCAGGCTGAACTTGAGTTAAAATAAAATTATTAAGGTAAAATATATTTATGGCAGATAAATATAACGCAGTTTGGGTTTCACATTCGTCAATCGGCGACTTTTTAAAATGTCCGCGGCTTTATTTTTTGCGCAATGTTTATAAAAATGAAAAAGGCAGGAAAATAAACATAACTTCGCCTTCGCTTTCTTTGGGAATTGCGGTGCATGAAACTTTGGAAGGGCTTTCAAAATACAAAGCAGAAGACAGGTTTAAAAAATCTTTAGAAGAAGTTTTTGAGGAGCAATGGAAAAAAGTTTCCGGCAAGCAAGGCGGATTTAAAAACGATCAAGAAGAAAAAGAAGCAAAAAAGCGCGGAAGGGTAATGGTTTTAAGAGTTGAAAAAAATCCCGGGCCTTTGGCTAAAAAAACAATAAAACTCGCCCTTGCAAACAACGCTATGCCCCCGAATTTTTTCTTGTCTGAAAAAGAAAATATTATTTTGAACGGAAAAATTGACTGGTTAGAATATATTGAACAAGATGACAGCATACGCGTAATTGATTTTAAAACCGGCAAAAATGAAGAAAAAGAAGGTTCGCTTCAGCTGCCAATTTACCTTTTGCTTTTGAATAATTTGCAGAAAAGAAAAGTTTCTGGAGCTGCTTATTGGTATTTAGAGCGCGACGAAAAACCTGTTTTGGTTAATTTACCTGATGCGAAAAAAGCTTATGAAGACGTGCTTGAAATAGCAAAAAAAATTAAACAAGCCAGAGAAAAAAAAGAATTTAATTGTAAAAAAGGTTCTGAGGGATGCTTTGCCTGCCGGCCGTTCGAAAAAATATTAAAGGGCGAGGCGGAATTTATTGGAGTTGGGGGATACGGCCAAGAAATGTATATTGTATGAAGCAAAATAACATTTTAGAAAATTCGGGGTTTTGGATTTTAGGAATTTTTTCTGCAACACCCCTATTACTGTGGATTTTTACGGCTCCTTTAATACCGCAAATTTCTAATTTGAATGTTTTAATAATAAGCATGGGAAACGTTGCCGGGCTTTGCGGATTTGCAATGTTTTCTTTAGTTATAATTTTATCCTCGCGCCTGAAAATTTTCGACAAACTTTTTAGGGGTATAAACGAGTCATACACGGTTCATCACACTTTGGGTGGATTGGCATTTTGCTTATTGTTGTTCCATCCTTTGCTTTTGGCATTCGGATATTTTTCTACTTCTTTTAAAGGCATGGCGCAATTTTTACTGCCTGGCGCGTATTGGTCGCAAAACTTTGGAATAATAGGGCTTTCTTTAATGATTGCCGCGCTTGTAATAACTTTTTATGCAAAATTAAAATACCAGATTTGGAAATTTACCCATAAATTTATGGGGGTTGCTTTTATTTTTGCATTTTTGCACACTTTTTTAATTGGAAGCGACGTGGCATCAAATCAGCCTCTAAAAATTTATTTGTTTATTTTGGGGATTGCTGCGATAATAGCTTATTTTTATCGGACGCTTTTTCCAAATTTTTTGGTGCAAACCTATGGCTACGCGGTAAAAAATGTTAAGGCTTTTGAAGATAAAATATGGGAAATAGAATTTGCGCCGGCCGGCGGAAATAAAATAAGTTTTAACGCAGGGCAATTTGCTTTTATTAAATTTTACAGCAAAGCATTGTCAAAAGAGCTTCATCCGTTTTCCTTCAGTTCGGCTCCCGGCCAGCCCTTGAGAATCGCCATAAAAGAATCGGGCGACTATACAAATAAAATAAGCGGCTTAAAAGCCGGAGATTTTGCAAAATTTGAAGGGCCTTTTGGAGTTTTTAATTTTCAGAAATATTCAAATAAAAAGCAAATTTGGATTGCCGGAGGAGTTGGCATTACTCCATTTTTAAGCATGTTGAGGAGCTTGCCAGTAAAAGATTCAGATTATAAAATTGATTTGTATTATTCCGCGAAAAACGAAAATTGTTTTGCGTTTAAGCGGGAAATTGAGGAAATTTCACGGGCAAGTAAAAATTTAAACGTTAAATTTTGGGATACATCAAAAGAAAAATTTATTAGCGCCGATGCCATATGCAAAACAACGCAAGATTTTTTGGATAGAGATATTTTTGTTTGTGGTCCTCCTGTTTTGATGCAATCGCTGAAAACCCAATTTTTAAAATTTGGTTTTTTTAAAAAAAATATACACATAGAAGAATTCCAGCTATATTAATTATGAAAATAAAAAATATTGTTACTGCTTCCTTAATAATTTTTATAACCGCAGTTATTGTAATATTTTTTTATGCATTGTAAAATAAAATTAAATAAAATTAAGTAAAAAATATGAGCAAAAATGCAACAATAATTTTCGCAATAGCAGTAATAATAATTATAGCATTGGCAATATATTTTGTTTTGCCAAAAATTAATAATATGCCTTCAACATCAACAGCATCGTTATCTGAACAAAGCCCTTTAAGTTTTGATATTCAAGGAATGAAAGTTGAAATTTTAAAACAGGGAACAGGAGAAGCCGCAAAAGCCGGTGATTATGCGACAGTAAATTATGTGGGAACTCTTTTAGACGGTAAAAAATTTGATTCATCAATTGACCGCGGCCAGCCGTTTTCACTCACGCTTGGACAAAACAGCGTAATTCAAGGCTGGGAGCTTGGGCTTGTGGGAATGAAAATTGGAGAAAAAAGAAAATTGACAATTCCTCCGCAATTAGCTTATGGCTCGCAGGGAGCGGGCGGAGTAATTCCTCCAAACGCAACTCTTATTTTTGAAATAGATATGCTAAAAATTGGAAAATAAAAACAGGACCAAGTTTAAAAAATCGTCCTAAGCCGGGCTTTTTTTAATGTATTTGCAATGAAATAATTGGAAAATAAATCCGTGGATGATATTTTGGAAGATACTTTTAACCGAGAAACAATTGTCCTTGGAGGAGGGTGTTTTTGGTGTACTGAAGCTGTTTTCAAAATGTTAAAAGGAATTATTTCTGTGGAGCCAGGATACGCCGGAGGGAGCGCAGAAAATCCGGTTTATGAAGAAGTTTGCGCGGGGAAAACCGGCCACGCCGAAGTTGTCAAAATAGAATTTGATCCGCGGATAATTTCTTTTAAAAACATACTTACAGTATTTTTTGCAGTTCACGATCCTGCAACAATCAATCGGCAAGAAAACGACGTGGGAGAGCAATACAGATCGATTATTTTGTATACAACTGAAGCGCAAAAGAAAACTTCAAAAAAATTTATTGAAAAACTCAACAAGTCAAGCAGAATTGGCAAGCCAATTGTTACGGAAGTGAGAAGTTTGGATGTTTTTTATCCGGCGGAAACAAGCCATAAAAATTATTACAAAAATCGTCCGAATGAAGCATATTGCCAGGTTGTTATAAATCCAAAACTTTCGGCTGTGCAGGAAAAATTTGCAAAATTGCTTAAAAATATTTAGAATGGTTAAATGAAAAATGAGGCTAAAAACAGAAATGTTTGGTATGTGGGGTGGTTGAGTTTTTTTGGCGGGATAAGCCAAGATATTTTTTCACCAATTTTACCGATTTATTTGACCTCAATATTAGGTTTTGACAAAACTGTTGTTGGAATTGCCGAAGGCATTGTAGGCGCCAGCGCGCAAATTTTAAAAATTGCTTCGGGATATTTGTCCGATAAATTTAGCAAGCAAAAGCCCATAATTTTTTTGGGATATTTTTTATCAATGATCGGCCGGATTTTGCTTGTGTTTTTTACATCTATTGGGTGGGTGGTTGGCCTAAGATTATTAGACGGGACAGGCAAGGGAATCAAAGATCCGCCAAAAGATGTGCTGGTGGCTGGCTCGTCTGCAAAGGAAACCCGCGGAAAAAGTTTTGGAATTGCCAGAATGTTGGACACTTTGGGAAGCGTTGCTGGGCCGTTAATTTTATTTGTTTTATTGTGGATTTTTCAGGGCAGCGCATCGCTTTATCATAAAATTTTGCTTTTCTCTGCCGTACCGTTGATTATAACGCTCTTACTTGTCTTTAAACTGCGTGAACTTCCACTGGTTGTCATTGCGAGCCGCAGCGAAGCAATCCAGAGTAAGTACAATGACACAGGAAAATTGCCGAAAAATTTTTATATTTTTATTTTTATAATAATGATTTTCACATTGGGCAATTCATCTGACGCATTTCTAATTTTACGGGCAAAAAATTTGGGAATTACTTTGCTCCAAATTCCTTTGGTTATTGCGCTTTTCAATTTAATTTATGCGTTGGCTGCAGTTCCATTTGGAAGCTTGTCTGATAAAATTGGCAGAATTCCCACGCTTCTTATCGGCTGGCTTGCTTTCGCTTTGGTTTATTTAGGATTTGCCTTTGCCTCGGGGCCAATTTTAATTTGGTTTTTGTACGCTTTTTACGGAGTTTATTATGCGACAAGCGAAGGTGTTTCACGCGCATTGCTTGCAGACATTGTGCCGGCCTCGCGTCGCGGAAAAGCTTTTGGAATTTACGGAATGGCAGTTGGGCTGACAATTTTGCCTGCCAGTTTTTTAGCAGGCTTTTTATGGGACAAATTCGGCGCGCCCGTTCCGTTTTACTTTGGAGCAGTTATGTCGCTTATTGCATGTTTTGGCTTGCTTTTATTCGCGAAAAAACAGCGTTTTGCCTCTTGATTTTTTAATTTTTTCGGTTATAATGGCAGTATGGAAAATGAAGAAAAAAATGATGAGTTGAAGACGCTTCAACTCAAATGCGAAGAATATTTAAATGGCTGGAAACGCGAGCGAGCTGATTTTTTGAACTATAAAAAGGAGGAAATGGAAAAAATTTCAAGCCTTGTAAAATATGCAAACGAAGAATTAATTTTAAAACTTTTGCCGGTTTTAGATAATTTGTGTTTGGCAGAAAAACATATTCCAGACAACAAAGAATTTGCCGAAGGATTTCTTCAAATTAAAAAACAGCTTTCAGATTTTTTACAAAAAGAGGGAATTGAGCCAATAAGGACAATAGGCGAGGCGTTTAATCCTGAATTTATGGAAGTGGTTGAAGAGGTGAGCGATGATTCTGGATTGAAAGAAATTGGGACAGTAATTGAAGAAATTCAGCGCGGCTACACATTACACGGCAAACTAATCCGTGTTGCTCGCGTAAAAATTAGTAAATAAAAATTACGGATGATAAATAAAGAAAAAATCATTGAAAAAATTGCGGGACATATAAAAAAAGAATTTGACGGTGATCCCAGCGGGCACGACTGGTGGCACGTTTATCGGGTTTGGAAAATGGCAAAAAAAATACAGAAAAAAGAAGGAGGGGATTTATTTATAATTGAGTTGGGTGCTCTGTTGCACGACATCGGCGATTGGAAATTTAATAATGACGAAAAAGCAGGTTCAAAGAAATCCAGAGAATTGCTTAAAAAATTAAATGTTGATGAGCCAGCCATAAAACACATTTGTGATATTGTTGACAATGTTTCTTTTAAGGGAGTTAACCACAAAAATGGCATTACAACATTGGAAGGAAAAATTGTTCAGGATGCCGACAGATTAGACGCCATTGGAGCCATCTGTATTGCCAGAGTATTCGCTTATGGCGGAACCGTTGGAAGAGCAATATATGACCCAAAAATAAAACCAAAACCAAACCAATCATCAAAAGCATATAAAAAGAATAAAAGCTCGGGCATAAATCATTTCTACGAAAAAATTCTGCTTCTTAAAGATATATTAAATACCAAAACCGCAAAAAAGATTGCAATTCCGCGGCACAAATTTATGGAAGCGTATCTTAAGGAATTTTTCAAGGAATGGGAGGCTGAAGTTTAGTTTATCTTCCGCATAACCGATTAAATTTGTCGGTTATGAGAAAAAAATAAAAAATATAATAATAAAATAAAAATAAAATACAAAAAAATGAGCAAAATACTTGGAATAGACTTGGGGACAACGTTTTCGGCAATGGCGGTTGTAGAATCTGGCGAGGCGAAAATTGTTGAAAATAAAGAAGGCGCCAGAACTACGCCGTCAATTGTTGCAATTTCAAAAAGCGGGGAACGGGTTGTTGGAGTATTGGCAAAAAGGCAAGCCGTCACAAATCCGCACAACACAATTTTTTCCGTAAAAAGATTAATTGGCAGAAAATTTTCTGACGCGGAAGTTCAGCGCGACAAGAAATTATTGCCGTACGAAATTAGAGAGTCTGCCGATGGCGGAGTGGATGTTAAAATGGGCGATAAGTGGCTTAACCCGGCGGAAATTTCCGCAATGATTTTGCAAAAATTAAAAGCAGACGCGGAAGCAAAACTTGGCGAAACAATTACAGAAGCGATAATTACTTGCCCGGCATATTTTGACGACTCGCAGAGAAAAGCCACAAAAATTGCCGGAGAAATTGCCGGCTTCGACGTAAAAAGAGTTATTAACGAACCCACTGCCGCGGCATTGGCTTACGGCCTGAATAAAAAGAAAGACGAAAAAATTGTGGTTTATGATTTTGGCGGAGGAACTTTTGATATATCTATTCTGGATGTGGGAGCTGATACGGTTGAGGTGAAAGCTACCGGGGGCGACACGCATTTGGGCGGAGATGATTTTGACCAGCGGATTATGAATTGGATTGTTGCCGAATTTAAAAAAAGCAACGGAGTTGATTTACAGCAGGACAACTTGGCCTTGCAAAGAATTAAAGAATCGGCGGAAAAAGCAAAAATTGAATTATCTTCAAGTTTGGAAGCTCAGATAAATTTGCCGTTTATTACTTCAGACCAAAATGGGCCCAAACATTTGGATTTAAAACTGACAAGGGCGCAATTGGAAGATATGGTGGCTGATTATTTGGACAAATCTATTTCTTTA